>OULV01000020.1_pt1 | contig 4871 bp, 7 predicted proteins | sample 1690851 | NCBI WGS metagenome assembly OULV01 (sample SAMEA3914813, study PRJEB12502) | metagenome | biome: forest; material: soil | place: Canada | collected 2011-07-07 | depth 0.3 m | reverse complement strand
GTGCCCAGCGGGCGTCTTTGCTTCGGCGGGAAAGCCCTGTTCGTTGGATTCTTTCGGTTGGTCGAGGTTGTCTTGGTCTTGATGCCGGATCAGCCGGCGGGTACCCTCCGAAACCTGGGGGACGCGCCCAGGGATTGAGTCAAGAACAGCCGGGTGACATCTAGTGATCCGAAACAAGTCGCCGAGACATAACTGAGGAAATCTCGTCCGTATCGGCGCGCATGGCAGCGCGTCGGCAACCCACTAACGATGGGTGGTCAGCGGAAGGGGTGAGAGCGAGGTTCGAGTAGACATCGAACGCATCGGTCGAAAGCCGTGCGGAGGTCGCGAGACCAGGGTCGGGTGGCACCGATCCGTCGAAAGACTGAGCTGACAGAGTATCGATAAACGAGTGGAGCTTGGCAGCTCCGTGGGAGTGGTTGGGGGTGGTTCCCCGACCCTGGTCACCTTGGGCGTTGGCGCGCCCTTGGAACAATCTGAAAGGAGATCTTCAAGCAATTTGAGGCGAGGCAACTCGCCAGACAGTCTGCATGTGACCTCCGCCGTCACATGAGTGATCCGCAGTCCGCGAGGACGAAGTACTAAAACGAAAGAGACGGCCCGAGGCCGGCGATGTGCGAAGGCACCTCGACGTGCGCTTGAGCGCGAATCCAGACCTGGAAACAGGTCACCTCTGAGCCCCCGGACATTGCGTCCGGGGGCTCCTTCTCTTTATCATCCGACTCCGAAATGGAGGGTGAGATGAACGGCTACGGATTCCTGGCCTTGTCGTTGGCGATCGCGGCTGCCGGCATCGGCCTGTACAAGCTAGGGCCACTTCTGGATCGATGGGACGCGATGTTGAAGGCCGAGATGGCGCGACTGCGGGCTGGCTCGGACCCACATTGACATCTCGCCTGCTGCGCCGGATTCGACACGTCGTCGCGTCTCGCCAGGCGATTTCTCGGTCCGCTCGCATCGTGAGGCTCATAGAGTTCTTCGCGCGCGGGAGCGCTGTGTTGGACCCTGACGACATGAGTTGAGTCGCCGGGCCGAATGCCGCAGACTCGTGTCGATGCAAACTCAACTGAATAGCGAAGGTCGCAGCTTCTACAAATTGATTCCCAAGGCGATCGGCGCCGTTGCGGGCATATCGTTTCTCATCTCGCCGATCACGACGATCCTATGGGTCGGTGGTGCACTGCTCGTGATGGTCACCTTTCTCGCGTTGGTTGTTCTCTACTACGCTGCGAGGAATTCCAGCGCTGGAACGCGCGCCGCTGATGACCCGGGCTGTACCAGTTCCGCAAGGCGTGGACGCCAGTTCCTCAATGGCTGGCAGGACTGGGACGACTCCGACATTCCGATGTTCGATCCGTTTGGGCCATGTACCGTCGAGACTCACACAGGCCACTACCTCACGGATTCTGCGTTCACTCACGGGCCCTCCTGGGAGTAAAGCGGCGTGCCTGCTAGTGCAGTTCGTCCCACCGCGCGCAATCCTGGAACGGCTCAAGGAAAGTGCTCGGCAGGGCCCGGTAGGTCATAGTCAATTCGCGCCTGGCGCGGGAGGCAGCAACGTAGAAGAGGTTGCGTTCTTCCTGGCTCCTGCCGTCGAAGGAGTGACCGTCAACGTCAGGAATGAAGACATGGTCAAACTCCAGCCCTTTGGCTGCGGAGATCGTGTACATCCGCAGGACAGGGCGCGTTCCTCGAGCTTGGCTGGCTGCCGCATACTCGCGGTTGGCCATCTGCTGCAGCCACGAGCGGAAATCGGTGAACGTCGCAGCGGATCTAGCGAAAGCTCGCATGGCCTCCATCGCTTCGTCAACCCGCTCTTCGAAGACGAACGCCCGCTTTGCCAGCGGTCGGAAATCGGCTTCATCAATTAGCGTCGACAACGAGGCGGTGGTGGTTCCTGCCAAAAATGCAGCGAGGAATCGACGGATCGCCTTCGTGGCGACGAAATCTGACAGATACAGCAGCGGCGGTGGCCTGAGATGCGCCTCTTGATTGGACAGGAAGGCCGCTGGTGATGCTCCAAAGACGTACGTCGTGAGCGTCGCGACTGACTTGTGCTGCACGCCCGTCACCCTCGCATGGTTGGAGTAACCGGTGAACTCACCCAGCGCCGATTGAATGGCAAGAAGGTTTGCTCTCGACAAGGTGTCCATGGCCTCGGCAGCCCATGCCACGAGCGTGCGCACGAAATGGACTTCGGGCCGCTCCATATAGGGTTCAAACCCGTTTGCCTCGACGTGGAATCCTTCGAGCGCTAGAGTGTTCTCGAGTTGCACCGACCGTCCAGGGTGTCGGAGAAGGACGGCAACGCTAGCAACGCGCTCGGGATCGACTTCGGTCGCGCGGGCGTGAGCGCCAATCATGTATGAAGCAACGGCGGCATGGCTGCCTGCCTTGTAGATCGCGACCACCGTCTCGTTCGTCGAGAGGAACTCGTACGGCTTGGCGGCAAATACACCCAGTGGCGACGCAAGGTTTCCGCCAAAGCGTCGGCAGAGGGGCAAGTGAAAGCGCCGAGCAGAGTTTCCGAAACTTAGCGTATCGCTCATGAAGCGGCGCTCGGCACCCGTGTCCGAATGGATCACCTGGTCGGGATCACCGACGACATACAGCTGCTGAACGGGATTCACGCTCACCATGTGCTGGAGGACGGTGAACATGGTCTTGTTGAGGTCGTGCCCCTCGTCGACGAACAGGTAGCGAATCCCCAGCTTCAGGGGATGCGTGAGATCGGTGTAGACGGGATCATTCGCCTCAAGGAGCGCTGCCATGTCGTGGACAGGATCGTCGTCAAGCCTGAACCGGGATTCAAGCTCCTCCTTGGTGCTCCCTTCGTCTTCGTCGCGACGAATCTCTTGCGCGCCGATGCGTCCTCGGCGCAGATATTCGTAGGCGCGAAAGATCGCCGCTTGGGTGAAGTCCAGGCCGACGTCCTGGGCTGACTCCGGAGTCAGCACGAATTCGTCGCCCAAGGTTTGAAGAACCATCGTCCCCTTCATGAGGCGGAATGCATGCAGCAGTAGCGGAAATGCCAGCACGCCGTCGCCATCCAGTTCGAAAGAGTCCGCTTGACCGTGACGTTCGGCGCGGTCGCGCGCCATCGCGACCGCCTCCACCAGGGTGTTGTGAACCAGGCGGTTCGGACCCTCCAGATGCCTGCTCGCACCTTCGAAGGGGATGAGAAGCTCGTGACACAACTCTGCAAACGTCATGACCCGCACGGCTCGAACTTCGTCGGGTCGCAACCCCAGCCAGCGGAGGCGTTGACGCAACGCGGAGACCGCGGCGGTCGTGTAGGTGAGAACCATCAACTCGCCCGGACCGCAGCCGGTGAGAAGGCGCTTGCGAATTGTCATGGCCAGAGTCATCGTCTTCGCTGCTCCGGCGTTGCCGACGACGACGTTGAACCTTGCGGTGCTGTCTTGAACTTCGATTTGATCTTTGGTCGGCTCGATCACGACTGTGCATCCCTTCCGCTTGGGCGACATGGCGGGCAGGCTGGATGCTAACCATTGACTGTTTATATGTACAGTCAGATCTGTGGGTAGCTCATGTGTCGGAGATTGGGGGCTGAAGCGCAGGGCCAACGCGCGGACGCTCCCCTGGCCAGATCCCGATCCGGGAGGATGCAGCGTTGTTCGACGCGTGCCTCAGGCGTAGAGGTACGCCGCGACCAGCACCAGTTCGTCGAGCCGGATGGCCATCGCTCGAGGCGAGACACCGAAGAATTTGGCCAGCGAGCTGAAGCGCTTGCGGTCAAATTGCTCCGCGCGTGCGACGGACTCGGCAAACATCAGGGAGCCTGGCGGCTGCGAGAACAGTGTTGCCGCGTCGGCCTTCAAGTGGTAGGCCACTGTCTCGGTCAGCGCCAGGGGATGCTTGCTGCCGAAGCGTGCATCGAACTCCGAAATGACCGCTCGGCGAGGCATGAGCAGGCAGGAGGCGAAGTAGTCGGCTTCGCGTTCGAGTGCAGGGCGGTTCTCGCGTGGCGCGTTGAATCCGAATTCGCGGTGGAGCGTTCGCTCGCCGACGTGCGGGTGCAGGATGAAGTGGCCGATCTCGTGGCCTGCCGTGAAGCGTCTTACTTCGTAGGGGAAGTTGCGTGAGATGAGGATGGTCGACCGATCCTTGCGCCACAGACCCGCGGCCTCACCGCCGCCGTGGAAGTCGGTGTCGAGCCGCTCTCGCTCCTCGTAGTAGAGACCGCAGTGGTCAGCGACGTTGCGAGGATCGAAGAGGGTCGGGATGCCGGGCACGCCCAAGGGATAGCGGAGCTCTCGGCTGTTCCAGATCTCGAACTGCAGCCGGCGAGCCTCATACTCAATCGCTCGTTTGTCCATATCGACCTCACTAGCAGGTGGCGCTTTGCTTCCAAACAAGGCAGGGACGCTAGCGGTAGTGTATCCGAAGCGGATCGGCGCTAGATATAGTGTTTGGACAACGAGCTGCAGTCGGCTTGTCGAGGAGGGCCGACAACTTCGCGTGGGTGCTTCCCTCGCGTGGATGTTCTGCGCGCGCATGCTGTGCGGGAGGTGCGCGAGCTCTAATCGAGTGGTTCAGTCAGCGCGTGCGCCGCCAGCTGACGTATGCCGCTCTCCCCTCGCCGATGCGCTGCAGACGGCTTGAGGCGGCATGCACATCCAGGCTGCCTTGCCGGGCGAGAAGGCAGGGGATTCGTCCCGCCACATTCGTCCGCGTTCGCCAAAGTTTTTACTGACTTTTTACTGCCAGAAGCGCAAAGGCCACCCGAAGGTGGCCTAAGTATTTGATGTTATTGGTGCGCCCGACTGGGTTCGAACCAGTGACCCCTGCCTTCGGAGGGCAGTACTCTATCCAGCTGAGCTACGGGCGCGAAGTCTTGCAGTTTATCC
>OULV01000015.1_pt1 | contig 5078 bp, 5 predicted proteins | sample 1690851 | NCBI WGS metagenome assembly OULV01 (sample SAMEA3914813, study PRJEB12502) | metagenome | biome: forest; material: soil | place: Canada | collected 2011-07-07 | depth 0.3 m | reverse complement strand
TTCATCAGCGAAGACCCCATCGGGTGGGCGAGCGGCCAAACCAACAACTACGCGTACGTCGGTGGGAACCCTGTTCAGTACCGCGACCCGACGGGTTCGATTTCGCTGGGCTCGGTGGGTGTCAACGCGGTACTGGGCGGGCTCGGAAACATGGGGGGGGTCTTTGTTTCCAATGCTTTCGGTGGCGGATGCAGCAACTACGGTACGGCCTTCGTGAACGGTGCAGTTGGCGGGGCTATTGGCTCAATTTCCGATGACCCAAGGATTGCCGGTGCTATCTCCGCAGGAGTTACGGAAACTCTTAATGAAGTCGGACTGCGGGCTGCCTTGCACGGTGACTTTCATGACCTTGACCCCAAGGCTGTTGGCGTTGCGACGGTTGCCGGCGGTTTGACGGGTGTAGGTATTGGTATGGTTGCGAAATCCTATTTGCCTGCAGCGGGTAGCGCACTTGAGAGCGGAGCGACAACGCTCGGAAATATGCTCGGGATACCACTCGGTACGGGTGCTGGTTCTGGTGCTAGCGCTTTGTATAACGCACTTAGCGGAAATCAAGCGTCATGCCCGAAATGAAGGATGATGCAATGCCTGAAAGTGTTATGGAGGTTCGACCTTCGAAGGTCATTGCCGTGTTGGCTGTTGTCTCTCCCTTCGTGCTTTTAGGCTTTGCAGTATTTTGTCAACCGTTGAGCTCTGGTGGGGCAACTTGGGCTGACTACATTGATTCGCATATAAACAAAATAGCACTTTATTTGTTATTTTTTATCAGTGTCGTCGGGGCGTGGGGCCTTAAAAAATACAGAATATCCAGCTCGGAAATTCATGTCGCGAGGCTTGTTTTTTCTGGTAGACTTCTTGAGATTAAGGTCTCGGATATAAAAGAAATCTTGCCCTCACGATTGCCGAGGTTTATCAGTGCTGCACATCGCTCATATAGAGTGAAGTTGAAAAGTGGCGCGCAGTTGTCTATCCCATATGACTACGTCAATTCTCAAAAAGCCGTTGAGTTTTTGCGAATGTCTGTCGAGTCAAGGGCGGGCCGACTCTAGAAAATCCGACGGGGGATGGGCTTCCATCGGCCCACGCCGCCGAAGGCAGGCGTTTGCTACAAGGGGTATGCATCAACGCCCCGAACCTGCCTGGTACCTCTACGCCGCCGAAGCCTCGAGGCCGTCCCGCTTGCTCGATGACGAGGGTCGTCCCGAGCCGAGCCTGATGGGCGACGCCGAGCGCACGCTGGCCGAACTGGTCGCGGCCGTCAACAAGAGGATTGACAAGTGATTGGCAGTTAGTCCCTAAAGGTTGAGAACTGGTTGATTCTCTGAGGCTAAAGCGATAAGAATTTTACTCAAGCGTTAAGCAGTAGAAGCAGGGTTCGCTGAGTTGGTACCTAGCTTAGCTTCAGAATTCATTGAGGTCCCATGACCAGCTCAATTGGATCCTTCTTAGTAATTTCACTCGGCATAGTGTTATCGGCGACGGTCTACAGCGCAGCGCCCGAACCGGCACAGCCCATGGCGCTCATCGCCCTGGGAGATCGACTCTTCTTCGACGTGCGCCTCAGCGCCGACGCGAAGGTGTCGTGCGCCACTTGTCACCAGCCGGAGCGCGCATTCCAGGATGGTTTGCGTTCGGCACGCGGCACGTTTGGCCAATTGGGCACTCGAAACACGCCCAGCCTATTGCGCGTCTCCGCCGAGAAGGATCTTTTCTGGGACGGCCGCCGCCAGAACCTGGAAGATCAGGCGCTGGACCCTTTGCTCAACCCTCGCGAACACGGCGTCAAGGACGTAGACGCGTTGCTGACAACGCTTGAATCACTTCCTGAGTACGCTGCGCTCTTCGACGCGGCGAACAAAGCGCTTGACTTCCGCCTGGAACGTCGCATCAACCAACACACGCTCGTCAAGGCGTTGGCAGCCTTCGAATCCCAACTCACAGACGGCGAATCCGCCTTCGAGGCCTTCCACTATGGCGGAGACGCTAAGGCGCTGTCTCCTGCAGCGCAGAAGGGCTGGGCCTTGTTTTCCGGCCGCGCGCAATGCACTGCCTGCCACGAAGTCGCCGACAAGCCGCCCGTGCTTTTTACCGATCACGACTTCCACGCAATGCCGTCCAGCAAGCGCCCCGGTGGGCAGGAACTCGCTGATCTTGTCGGTAGATTCATGGTGGCTCGCCAAGCCGGGGCATCTCTCGACGCCGTCCTGCTGTCGGACGCGAGCATGTCCGATCTCGGCCGCTTCGTCGTGACCGAGTCGCCGGCGGACATCGGCAAGTTCAAGACGCCTAGCCTGCGCAACGTGGCGATCACGGCACCTTACATGCATGACGGGAGCGTCGAGACCTTGCGAGAGGCCGTCGATCTCGAGATCTACTACCGTGGCACGCAGGACGGTCATCCGCTGATTCTCACGGATCAAGAGAAGGGCGATCTGCTGGCTTTCCTTGATGCCCTGACCTCTTTCAAGCCACCCGCTCGCAGCGATGCGGCGTCACCCGTTCGTCCTTGAAATCGACATGCCTGTATCGTTCCCCGAAACCAACCGCCCACGGCGGCCACGTGGCTTCACGCTGCTGGAACTGCTGGTCGTGCTCGTCATCATCGGCCTGCTTGCTGCCTATGTCGGCCCGAAGTATTTCCAGCAGATCGGCAAGTCCGAAACCAAGGTCGCAAAGGCCCAATTGGACGGTTTGCAGAAGGCTCTCGATCAATACCGAATCGATACGGGCCACTACCCAAGCTCCGATCAAGGCCTGGCCGCCTTGAACGCCGCGCCGAGCGGCGAAGCGCAATGGCAGGGACCGTACCTCAGCAAGCAAGTGCCAAAGGACCCTTGGGGGCGCGACTATCTCTATCGGTCGCCGGGCGAACACGGCGAATACGATCTCTCGACCCTGGGCAAGGATGGTCGCGAAGGCGGCACCGGGGACGATCAAGACATCACCAGTTGGTGAGGCACCGGAGTCGATAGTGCCCCGCTTCCAGGTTCGCTACATCGCTGCGTCGGGGGCTTCCATCGACGCCACCGTCGATGCGTCTCGTCCGCAGGCGGTCGCGGCGGTACTCGGTGTGCCCGAGCGCGATATCGTGGTCCTCCGGGAACACGGGACGCCCGTGGAGCGAGCTGTATCGGCGCCGACACCGAACGCGCAGCGGGCCTCGCGCCGGGCATTTCCTCTGCGAACGTTCTGCCAGGAACTGTCGGTGTTGCTCGATTCAGGCATCCCACTCTATGAGGCCCTGCTGACATTGCAAGAAAAGGAGTTGGTGCCCGAGGTCTCGCGCGTGATTTCAGGCATCACGACGCAGCTGTCGCAAGGGCAGACGTTCTCCCAAGCCCTCGAGGGCAGACGCGATGTGTTCGGCGGCTTGTTCGTTGCGACCATCGAAGCCAGTCAACGCAGCGGGCAGATTGCGTCGGCACTGCGGCGCCACGGTGAATATCTGGCCTGGCTGAACGGCCTGAGAGACCGACTCGTGAGCGCAACGATCTACCCCGTGATCCTGATCGCAGCGAGCGCACTGGTGATGGGATTCTTGACGTTCTTCGTGATTCCCCGCTTCGCGCAGATCTACGCGGACATCGGGGGTGACCTGCCGCTGTTGTCGCGCCTGCTGCTCGACTTCGGGCAGGCGGTGGACGGCCATCCGCTCATGGTGGGTGCATCGGCCGCGGCCTGCGTCGTGGCCGCCGTCGCTGCATGGCGCCTGGACAATGTGCGCCGCCTCCTGATCGCCCAGGTCTGGCGCGTGCCGCAGATCGGCGCGCGCATCCGCTTGATGGAGCTGGCGGGTTTCTACCGAACTCTGGGCATGCTTCTGGAGGCCGGCGTGCCGGTGGTCGCGGCGCTCGAGACATGCACGGGCGTGGTCGGCGCCGGACTCGGCGCCGGCGTGACGGCGGCCACCGCACGTGTGCGCGAAGGACAGCGGCTGTCGGCCAGCCTGGAGGCCGAGGGGCTCGCCACGCCGGTGTCGCTGCGCATGGTGCGCGTGGGCGAGCACAGCGGGCAACTCGGGCCGATGCTCGAGCGGGCGGCCACGTTCTACGACGAAGAATTGGCACGTTTTGCGGAGTGGATCGGCAAGGTGGTCAATCCGGTGCTGATGCTGGTCATGGGCGTGGTGATCGGTGGCGTGGTGATCCTGATGTACCTGCCGATCTTCCAGATCGCGGACCAGATCCAATGACGACGATGCCGGCCGACACGCTGTCCGCATGGCAGCCGAACTGGAAGCTGTGGCCGGTCTCGGAGGCGATGCGGCTGGGCGTCGTGGTCGGGCGCCAGTCCGATGGCCGGCTGCTCGCCTTGACGACGACGCCCGACGACGACTTGCTGCGTCGGGCCGTGCGACTGCGTGTTGGCCAACCCCTGCAATGGCAGGCGGTCGACGCGGCGACGCTCGCGGATTGGCTTTCGGCTGGCGAGCGCGACTACGAGGCGATGGAGGGCGTGGAGGCTGCGCCGTCGACGACCGAGGAGGACACCGATTCGGAATTGTCGATCCAGTCGCTCAGCGGCGAAACGAGCCAGGTCGTACGCCTCCTGGATGCAACGCTGTACGAGGCGCTCAAGGCACGCGCGAGCGACCTGCACCTGGAGTCGAACGCGCTCGGGTTGAGCATTCGCCACCGCCTGGACGGTGCGATGGTGGAGGCCGGCGAAGTCGCGGGTAGAGAGGTGTCGGAGCAGCTCGTCTCCCGGCTGAAGGTCATGGCCCGCCTCGACATCGGCGAGCGCCGGCTGCCCCAGGACGGACGGTTCAAGCGACGCGTCGGTACGGCAGCGGAGGCGCGCGACGTCGATTTTCGCGTCTCCATCATGCCCACGACCTTCGGCGAAGACGCGGTCGTGCGGATCCTCGACCGAAGCAAGCTCGCGGAGGATCACACCGGCCTGACGCTGACCAAGCTCGGATTCGATGCTCACGATTCCGCGCAGATCCTGAAGCTCGCATCGCGCCCCTACGGGATGCTGCTGGTCACCGGGCCCACGGGCAGCGGCAAGACGACGACGCTGTACGCGGTGATCGGCCAGACCTACGACGGCAGCGACAAGCTCGTCACCATCGAGGA
>OULV01000023.1_pt1 | contig 16598 bp, 12 predicted proteins | sample 1690851 | NCBI WGS metagenome assembly OULV01 (sample SAMEA3914813, study PRJEB12502) | metagenome | biome: forest; material: soil | place: Canada | collected 2011-07-07 | depth 0.3 m | reverse complement strand
TCGTGAGTTCGTGAATGTATGCCGGTCAACCCGCTGGTTGACTGGCCCGTCTTGGGCCGTGTGTTTACTGGTTCTTCTATCGACATTTGCAGCATCGCAACGTCCTCATGGTGAGGTGTGGCGGATGACTGCCTGCTCGAACAGGAGAGCCCCGTGAGTCCCCATTCCCCAGTCGACGAAAAATTGTTTGAGATCGCCGGTGTCGGCACCTGGTTTCCGCACCAGTCCTATTGGACCTCGTTCGACAGCGCAGTTGAGTTAGTTCCCGAGGTCGCCGAGAGCTTGATTGCAGCGGTAGCGGAAATCCTCAAGCGCCGATTCAACGTCAATCCCACCGCGCTCCGTATCCGCACTCGCCTGTCGACCTCCCCTCTCGTGGCGGGCCGGTACGACGCGCGGGCAACGATCCTGTTCCGCCCTTCGGAGAGAGATGCAGCTGACGAAGTGGATGGCATGCGCAGCGCTGCCGCGCGCGTGCTGGCCACCGTGGTGCACCCGGCCGCGTCGCGTTCGCCTGGTGCTGAATTCCTCAGCACCGAGGAAATGGCGTTCCCGATCGACTCGCTACTCGAGTCGCCCTTCGCTCCGTATCTGGGCACGCGCATTTCCAACGACCTTGTGGCTCACGTGCCGGGGCGACCGCTGTTGTACCTGAAGCACAAATTTCGTGACGCGCCTCAACTGCGCTCCGTCCCGGAGACCTTCGAAGTGATCGGGCGAATTCATGACACGAAGCTCGGAGGAGAGTTTCGCAGTGTCTCCATCACCGCATTCCGAACGGACAACCTTGCCGAGTTAGAACAAGCCAGGGTGCTGGTCACCCCCGAACTACGCGAGCAGATCTGGCAAGTTGTTCGCGAGCCGTCGCGCCGCCTGCGCATGACGGTAATCGGGGGGGAATTTCACACGGAGCGCTCAGTACCGCGCGTCGTCTATGTACTGAAGGACGTCCGGTTCGACGACGCAGCTCAAGTTTGACGCGCGCTCGATATGAGATTCAAGCCAACACTGGCCGCCGAGCAGCAGGAAATCGTACGGTGCCAGGCGAAGTGCATTGGCAATCACGCAGCGGCCCTTCATCGAAGGCGACAGACAATACAGCTACGAGCTTCTCTGAGGGACAGCTCGAGCTGCCGGTTCGTCGCTTCAGGAGTACCCGAAGTGCCCGCAGCGGACCTCATTGCAGCGTTGGCTCGTTTTGAGGTTGGGAGCATAGGCCTGATCGGAAATCAACTCGCACCAAACTGACGGCATAGCCTGACGGCGGGTTCGCGGCCATGCGACCTTCGGACGCTATCCACGAACTTGAGCGCCACCGCCCTCATTTCGTCGACATTGCTGCAGCCCTCGATCTGCAGGATCAAGTGGTAGCCGCGGAGCAATCCGAACCGTTCGCGCGTCTGCGCTGTGAGGAACTTGGAAAGTTCATCGTAGCTCCAGCGCTGGAGCGCTTCGTCGAGCGTCACTGGCTTCGAAGGTTCTGCCGCCGTTTCGGATCCGGACACGGCGATAAACCCCATCGAAATCAGGAGGGCCAGGTCTACTTCACCGCTGCCTTGCACCAGTTGCACCCATTGAGCGCCGGTATGCGACTCATCGATCATCAGTAGCAGGTTGCGCGCGGAGCGCGACAAGGGTGTCGTATGCTTGCGGAACTCCGCCTTGCCGACCTTGGTGCGACGGTAACGAAGTTCTGATGCGTTGTCCAAAGGGTGCCTGCCTGTCATGACGGGATCACGCGCCACTCCACCGACGAGCTGGGTGGCGCATTGGCGTGGACTTGAGCGCGCGATGCCTCACTGCGGTTCCGTACGATCCACGTTGTTCAACTGATGTCGCGTGGTGCTGATGCGCTCGTAGACGACCTTGCGCAGTCGATTGATCGAGCCGAGCGGCTTGTGCTCCGGTAGCGCGTGCCAGGGCGTATATGACAAGTTCTCGCAGAATGCGAGTTGCTCCGGGCTGTCGAATTCCTGCTTGGGAATCTGGACGGTCGCGACCTTGTAGAAGGGCGCATCCTCCTCGGTCCATTTGGTTCTCGCATCTTCGACGTCCTGCTTGTCCGATGTGCGCGGCTGGATCATGAAGTTCATGCACGCGTCACCCTTCGCCAGAGTGCTGCGCATCGCTTCGCGCAGAAAGTTCGGGCCGGCGTTGTCGGGTATCGGATCGACTGTTGTCGAGCACGCTTGCGCGGAGTACTTGATCGCCAACCGGTCGGGCCCGGCGCCCAATTGATACGGGGTTGGTGTCCAGTAGCGAGTCTGCAGCGGATTCGAGATCTTCAGCGAGTTGATGTCGAGGAGCGTGTAGAGCTGACCGATGCCCAGAGTGAAGGGAATTTTCAGCTTGTCGAAGGTGCTGTCACTTCCGAGCTCCTCGAAGAACGGCACCGCACTGCCCGCGTCCTTGAGGAAAAACACCGGGTGGCTCATCATCACGAAGTCCTGCGTCGTGTCCTGACGTTCCGAATCGAGGATCTTGTCCCCGGGAACGCCTAGGAGCTTGATCGACATTCCGCGCTCCATGCCGTCGGTATCAGGCTTGTTCGCGTCGGGGTTGCCGTTCGAGAACCGTACCCATGCCTGGTAGACCTTCCCCGGAATGAACACACCCTTTGCGAAACGCGGATCGAGCTTCTCGTCGACGCGGAACTCTGCCTTAACGCAGCCATGTCCCTTCGGATGCGCGTCGCGACGTGCCGTACCGGGTTGATATTGCCGACGCACCGTTTCGTCGATGACCTGAGCAAGCCTCTGCGCCAGCGCCTCCTCGTCCGGATACAGATGCTCGCCGAGGAATTCATCAGGCACGGGGTAAGGTGACACAGCATCTGCCGCCGCGGCGCCCGTCGACACGGACGAGGCCGCGATAGCGGCCGCAGCCACGAACAGTCGTTTGACTCTTGTCTTCATGTTCACTCCGGAAAGGGCTTGTGCTTCATCCGATGTGACTGTCGGACAAAGACAGGATTTCCGGTATCGGTCAATCGTCCGATGCGTGGACGTGTAGCAACTCCGGCCGACACGCGTCATCATCGAGTCTTCGACAATGAGTGAGCTGCGAGAATGAACGACGATCAAATCGACTTGCTCGACGCCTTGCGCGCACTGGCCTTCATGGGCGACCTGAGCATGGCGCAGCCGGTGGACCACTCGCCGCGGGTGGCGTGGCTCGCGTGTCAACTGGCTCGAGTCCTCGGGCTTGACGACGCAGGCATCGAAGACGTCCGATGCATCGCGCTGCTGCGGTGGTCCGGCTGCACGGCCAACGCGACCGACGTAGCCGCCACGATCAGCGACGACGTGATCGGGCGCGGCGCGATGCTGGCATCGCAGATCGACCGCATCGAGGTGCTCGTCAGGCCGGAGGAACTGCCCCTCCGATTGACCAGCATCACGGCGATCCACTGCGAGGTCTCTTCGGTCATCGCCGATGCGCTCGGCTTGGAGTCCTCGGTCGCGGATGCACTGCGATGCGTCTTCGAGCATTGGGACGGCAGCGGACGGCCCCTGGGCCTGTCCGGCGAATCAATTCCGATATCCGCGCTGCTAGTGTCGCTGTGCAGCGATCTTGAGGTGTTGGAACGCATTCACGGACTGCCTGCAGCGCTCGCGCTCCTGCAGGGGCGCTCGGGCGTGGTTTACCCGAGCGCCATGTTCGAAGCCGTACGCGTTCGCGCGCCGGCATGGATCGACGAACTCGCACAAGGCCCAGCCTGGATGAACTCACCGAGCATGGCCGCGCATCCGCATGCCGCGAGCCTGGCGCTGGTCGGCGACGTGATCGACCTCAAGCTGCCTTGGTTGCTGGGTCATTCGCGTGCCGTTGCCGAACTCGCCGAGAACCTCGCAACGACGCTTGGCCTTGCCGCACCTACCCGGCGAGCACTGCGTCGCGCAGGGTGGCTGCACGGACTAGGTCGCGTGGCGGTGCCCAACGCCGTGTGGAATCGCGCCGGGCCGTTTACCGCTGCCGACTGGGAACGCGCTCGCCTTAGCCCCTATTGGACGTCGCGCGCCGCCCAGCAGATCGCGCACCTCGAAGTCGAAGCCGAACTGGCCTCGCACATCTGTGAGCGACTTGACGGATCGGGCTATTTCCGCGGCTCTCGACTTGCGATCACGCCTCTGGAGCTTCGGGTGTTGCCCGTTGCCTGTTCGTGGCTGGCCATGACGGCGCATCGACCATGGCGAGAGGCAATGCCGGACGACATCGCGATGGAACACCTCCGCAAGGAAGTGGCGCTGGGGCGGTTGGATAGAAGCATTGTCGATGCACTGGCAAAATTCGCCACGACTTGCCAAGTGTCGGCCCCCGGCACCGCGCAAGCGAGTCCGGCGCTTTCGGCACGCGAAATTGAAGTGCTAAGGAGGGTCAGCCTGGGTGAAGGCAACAAGGAGGTGGCGTTTCAGCTCGGCATCAGCCCATCGACGGTGCGTACCCATCTCGAAAGCGTCTTCAAGAAGCTGCACTGCAAGAGCCGCGCCGCCGCAACGCTCAAGGCCTCGTTGCTCGGACTGCTCTAACAGGACACTTGCGATGATTGCCGCGACATCGCGTAGACAAGGCGATGTCGACAATCCGGTCACGCCAGCGCGAGTGAGTTCTCAAGACGGCAGTTCGTTCGAACAACATCCCATGCGCAAGGACAGCAAGGTGAGCGACTTGAACGTAGCGCGATAGTTCGAATGCCTTTCATTCCTCCGCGCAATTCGAATCACGCCACTGCTTTGGTGTCTTTCCGAACCAGCGTGAGCAGGCGCGAAAGAAACTCCGTTGGTCAGCATAGCCGAGCAAGAAGGCAATCTGCAGGGGCGAGCTCTGTCGCTCGGCGAGATATTGCTCCGCAAGTTCACGACGCATCTTGTCGATGAGCGCGTCGAACGTGATGCCCGCATCCAATAGCCGCCGCTGCAGCGTCCGGTCGCTGAGCTTCAGATCCGTGGCGATCTGCGCTCGCAGCGGTGTTCCGTCCTGCAGGCGCCTCCGGATTGCATCCTGGACTCGTGCGCCGATGTCGGGACTATCGAGACGATCGAGGCCGATGAGCGCGAGGCGCTCGTGCATTGCGGCCACCGTCGGAAAGGCCGTGGGAAGTGGCTTGTCGAGGCAGTCGGCTGGAATGGTGAAGCTCTCGTCTGTGCTGTCGAACACGATCGGGCAGCACAGCACGGCGTCGTATGCTGCCCTGTCTGTTGGCGGCGGATACGTGAACGAAGCAGCGGTAGGGATCAGGGTGCCACCGACGACCCAGCGGCACAGGCTCAGCAGCATCACGATGGCGTACTCCACACGCTGACGTGGCACTGGATACGTACCACCCATCAGGCGCAGGATGACTCTTCCGCCGCCTGGGACATCCTCCAGCTGAATCTCGGCGGCATCGCTGACCAGGCGCAAATAGCGAATCAGGCGCCCGACTCCTACTCGCAAGCTCGGGCTCGACATCATCGTGTAGCCGACGACGCCGTATTGCGCAGGGAAAGGAGCACTCGCGGCCTTGACGCCGAGCGCCTGGTCACCAGATCGTTCGACTGCCAAAGTCCACAAGCGACTGACGGTGCGGGTTGGAAATCGCACGGAGTCGCTGTCGAGCGCGGAGGGTTCGATGTCGGCATCCCGCAGCAGCGCATCGCTGTCGAGCCCGTTTACGGAAAATCCGAAAACGACACCGCGGAGCCAGGTTGAAGAGGTGGTGTGTTGCAGCATGGACGTTGTTGGGTGAGTACTCAAAATTCGATTCGAAGATCCTCACTTGGCGGCTCTATCGCGATAAGGGTGCCAGGCCTTGTCCCCAAAGGTTTTCACGCTCACCAGGTAAGTCAGGTCCCTCGATTTTCTTCAGCAGGTTCTGGGTTGTCTTCGACTCTCGGAAAAGCCGGCCGCCAAGTTCTCGCAATCGATCCACTGCTTCGTCGGGCAGATAGAAGGTCGTTGGCAAATCCATGAAGTATCGACGCTCGCTCGGATTGGTCACAGCATCGAAGCTTATGTCGATGGTATCGAAGGTAATCGCGGGAACGGCTGCTTCGGCGTCCGCCTGCGATTCACCTGCCAGTCGTCGTTCCGCCACCGCGAGCTTGCGTTGGTTATCCCAACGTTGGGCAGTGTCCTTTAGCAGTTCGACGGATTCGTACGAGAAGTGATCGATGGGCACGCTCGAAGACTGCAGAAGTTCAGCTACCAAGCCGGGCGAACTTGGACTGCGATCCCAATCTGTGCTCGGCGCGGACCGAGAATTCACGGTGACGACCACAATGTGTCGGAGCGAGGCCAGGTCGGCCGATTTGCGAAACAAAGGGCTCGCTTCAAGTTCTTCGAAGGCTTCCAGCATGGCACGCAAGCCCAGGTTGTCCGAGACGCCGCCGTCAACCACGTGCAGATACGGACGGCTGGCACTGTCCTCGATAGCCACGATGTCTCGATACCGCAGGAGTGCCCTTCCCGCCGGGCGATTGCTGCTGTCGGGCCGCGCGATGTCATCTACCCAGGCTGGGTGGGGTGCACCGCAGCTTCCGCCGTAGTTGTGAAAGGTCACCGGCGTCAGCACAACAGGTACAGCCGACGACGTTGCTGCCGCCCGAGCCAACCGTACTTTGCCCAGGTCGGAGCAGATGAGGTCAAAGAAGTCTTGCGTGAATTCGAAGCGCGCACCGGTGGAAAGATCTGTGCCGGTGACGACAGCAACTGGCGTGTCCCGACCGAGCAAGTCGTCGAAAGTGGCTCCACCGAACAGAATTTCGTCGTAGTAGTCGGCGGCCAACTCAGATCTTCCAAACCCGGGACTTGCCAGCCTCGGCCATGAGCTTGGTCTCAACGCGCGTGCGACTAGTTCACCCTGGACATCCCGCTTAAGGAATCGCGGGACAAACTCGGTGAAGAGGCGATCGCCATACAAGGCATATGCCAGTGCGGTGAAGCTGCCACCGGAAACGCCAGCGATCAAGTCCACTTCATCCAGCAATGGATGAGTGTCACCCTCCACCGTGATCTTCTCGCGCCTCAGCTCCTCAAGTACGCCGTACGAAAGCGCGGCTGCGCGCATCCCCCCACCCGAGAACGCCAACAGAACCAGCGTCCGTGGGTCGTTGTGGCGTTGCCCCCCGGGTCTGTTGAGGCGCTTGAGGCGATAGCCGCTGTCAACTTGCACTGAGGCAATAGGTGGATTGACCGGAGCCATCGCCGTACAGCCGGCAAGAATGAACAAGGAGATGGCGCCGACAAGATGAGCGATGCTCGGACAGCCACCTAACCACGCGGCGCTGACAGTAACTAGTTTCATGGCATTGAGTGTTGAAGAGCTGACTCGAAGTGTCGCGATCCTGAGCCTCGGCGAGCTATTCCAGAGCTACATCGGACGACGGGCAGCGTCGAGTAAATCCTAGTTCTGGCCCTTGGCGCGGCGCTTGAGGGTTGCGATTTCAGCACCCTGAAATACGACGGCTTTCCGCGACCCCTCGCCCTCTCTGTGCACTTCCTCGCGCCCAGGCCTGGCGACTTTCGCTCTCAATGCGCTAGCTATGTTTGGCATAGCCATATTGTGGCCCTGCGGCGTGCTCAGAAATGGTCTCCTCGTCCCGCTTCCCATCCGCGCAACAGCGCCGGTTGGCGCGGGTGAACTTCATGACGGTCAGAGCGACATTACAGGATCGAGGTGGCTACTTTAGGTCCCTAATTTGGCCATATACAGGCATTTCGGAATGCCCAACAATGCCTGACACTGTGCCGCTGCCGGAAGGCGTGACGCCATTCGGCATCTGGTGCTGCGGCGCGAAGCCGTATCGGTGGATGTGCCAAGTCGGACGCCCAGTCGCAATGCCGCGAATCCACCGCCACGAAGCCAGTGCGCAACTTGAGCAACGGATGCCCAATCTGGTTGGAGATCGACAGCATCTCGTCGCACAGCGACGGCACCAGCTGCAGGTCGATCTGCTCCATCTCGAACGCCACTCGGCGCTTCAGGCGATCGGCCTGCACGAGATGAGCAGCCGACAGGAAGCGCGACTGGTGAAACGTGTTGGGCCAAGCACCGGACACATGCACCTTCAGCTGGTCCTCGCAGCCATCGGCGGCCCACGACTCGAACGCCGCGGCGCTCTCAGCGGACAGAATCCTCTACATCAGATTGATCAGTCAACGCCGAAACCGAGAACAAGGTGGCGTCATGTTGAGCGGCAGGAAGGGGTTTTGTGGCAAAGGCGACTTTCGACATGAACGTGGCACGATCTGTTGCGTTCTGGCGCAGGGACTATGCACCTCCAGGAGGCGGTCAATGGTGACGAGAATCGGAGGCGCCCAGCCACGGCCGACGATTGATGGGACGTTTCCGGTGCCTCTACGATTGCCAACCTGGCGGTGGCGCACGATCGGACGAGCCGCCATAGCGCTGATCGCGACCATCTTCTGGACGCAGCTCGCGTATTCAGCGGGCGACGAGTCCATGATCGCGCTCGACGAAAGCCTGGCACACAGCCCGCAAAGTGTTCTGGCCGGGGCCGAGGCGCGCTTGGCACAAGCCCGGCTGGTTCATGCTCGTCGTGCCGAAATGTTCGCACTTCGAGACCGCATCTTGGCGCGCTCGTTGATTGATGGCCAGTCTGGCGACCTGAGCGACATTTCCCAGGGCATTGCCATCGCCCAGGACTCGAAGGACGACGAATCCCTGTGCATGTTCTTGCTTCTGCGTTCCGAGGTACCCGCCAATCAGGGAGATTGGGCAGGTGCCGCCCTCTGGATCGACAGGGCCATCGAGCTCGCCCGAGGCAGGCAACTGGACGCCGTGCTGGCTCGCGCCTATGCGTACCGAGGCAGGAATGAGTTGTCGCAGGCTCACAGCGTCGAATCGCTGATCTGGCTCAAGAAGGCCTACAGCTTGTTCGAAGCGCAAGGCGACCGACTCGAGATGTCTGACATGTTTGTCTCGATCGCTCAGGCAATCCGAGCGCCGACGACGGCCAGCGCACAAGACCTCGCGCAGGCCGCAGACTACATACAGCGCGCAATCGACTTGCTAGATCCGCAGCGCCACCAGGCGTCGCTCATTTCCTGTCTGGCCAGTCTTTCGCTGACAAAAATGCGGATGCACGATCCAAAAGAGGCTGAAGCACTGTTGCGCCGCGCCATTCGGCTGCGCGAGACCGGGGAGCATTCGGCGCCCGACGCAGCCTTGGATTTCAGACTGGGCGAGGCCGTGCTCGCGCAAGGCCGGGCCGCCGAAGCGCTCTTGCCTCTGCAAGCAAGCTTGCCGACGCTTCGTTCCGGGTATTCGCCGACGCTCTATCCGCAGGCGCTGATGGCTGAATCACGTGCGTTCGCGAAGCTGCAGAGGCGTAATGAGAGCCTGGCGGCGCTCAAGGCTGCGAAGCTGCGCGTGGATGACTTGAAAATCGGCCGCCTGTCGTCCGACTACTACACCGCAGCCGCGGAGGTGCAGTCGGCGCTCGGGGACTACAAGCAAGCCAACGAGATGCTTCAGAACCTGCTTGTCGTCGAGCGTGCGTCGGCGCTGGCGAGCAATCGGCGGGTGTTCGAGGATGCGAAAGTCAGTTTCTCGGTCGACCTCAAGGATCGCGACAATGCGTTACTGCGCGCGCGCGCCGCGCAAGAGGAGAGCCAGCGTCTGGCGTTGCTGCTCGCGCTGGCGCTGGCAGCTGCGCTCCTGCTGGCCGGCGCACTGTTCCTGTGGCTTCAGATCCGCCAGAGACGACGTTTCGCAGATCTTGCAATGCGAGACGAACTGACCGGGGCGCCAAATCGACGCTACATGCTCGACCAGGTGCACCATGCGATCAATGCGCGGAGACGCTATGACAATCGCTTTTGGGTCGCGATCCTCGATATTGACCACTTCAAATCATTCAACGACCGTTTCGGCCACGACATCGGCGACGCGGTACTGCGCGAGTTCTACAGTACTTGCCGGCGACATATGCGAACTTCCGACACGCTCGGCCGCTGGGGAGGCGAGGAGTTTCTGCTGGTCGGCCGGGAGCTCGACCTCGATGCGGTAGGCGCCTTGTTCGAGCGTCTTCTTCGCGCAGTCGGAGAGTGCGAGCTGCCCGGAGTACCTATGGACGTGCGTATCAGTTTCAGCATGGGTGCCTGCGAAATCAGGGACATCAACCAAGACGTCGAATCCGTGATCAGACTGGCGGATGAAGCACTCTATGAAGCCAAGGCAGCGGGCCGGGGGTGTTGGCGTCGCTCGAAACCTTGAGTCAACGTCGAGAACGCTGTCGCAGCAATCCACCGAACTTGAGCCTCGACAATCCAAGACTATGACGGCACCCGTTCGCATCGAACTCGAATTGTCGAAACTCTGCGAGGTGCTGCAGCGAATGCACTATCCCCCTGAGATTTTGCTGGTCTGCGTTCGCTGCTAGGCCCCCGCGCCAGTGAAAATGGCCCGCGACTGCGGGCCCTCTTCAACCGGGCGCGCCTTTGGGCGCTCAGGCCTGGCGCGCGCCGCGGCGGCGGGCGAGGCTGCCGACGATGCCCAGACCAGCCAGCATCAGCGCCACCGAGGCGGGCTCCGGCACAGCGGTGACGGCGACAGATTCAACGAACCAGCCTTCGTCACCGATGCCCTGAAATCCGGCGTGCCCGGTCGAGGTCGGGAGCGAGGTGTAGACGAAATCGAGCGTGTAGTTGCCGTTGGCAAGCATCACGGGCACGCTGAACGTGAGGGCGCCGCCCGCCCAGGTCACGTCCGTAGTGGTGGCCAGGCCGCTGATGGTGGTGCCAACTGGTTGCAGGTAGATGTCGTTGTCACCGCCGCCACCGAGATTGAACGTACCGTCGAAAATGGTGGAACCGTTGGCCTTGACCGTGAAGTCATCTTCGTAGAAGTTCTTGCCGTCGAGGCTGTTGAAGCCGTCGAGCACGAAGGTCAGCACGCCTGCACCTGCGGTTTCCGAGAAGGCGTAGCCAGACGACGTGTTGGTCGGCTGGCCCGAGAAGGCTTGAGCGCCTGCGACGAACACCAGCGCGGTGAGCGCTGCGGCAAACTTCTTGATCATTTTTTCCCTCTATACTGTTGACTAGCCATGACGGCACTGGTCAGATGCGAGTAAACGCTGCACACGGCACTGATATCAGTCCTGGATTTCGTTGACGAGAACTGAAGTCTCCGCGAGCTCGATCGTTTTTCTATCGCGCACGGTATCGAAATCGACTTAAGTGCACACACCAATATCGCGACATGCGCCAGGCCGCCGTGTACCACAATGCCGGGGATCTCTACACACGCTACTGAGTCGGGACATGTCAAACCCTTCAAGGATTCTGAAGACGCACTCAGTAACTGTGACGCAGTATCGGACATTGCTGAGCATTCCGAAATGCCGAGACGTGGCCAATTGAGGGGCTTCAAATAGCCACTTCGAGCGCGCGCTATCTCGACAAGCTGAATTCGAGGTGTTGCAATTTGCGGTTCGTCTAGCAACGTCTTCACGACAGGCTACGAATCGCGACTTGCTGTCGTGCCGCCACTGCTCGGCTCAATCGCCGTGGGCCAGCATCTCAAGACATGCGGCCTTCCGGGGTCGGATGGACGCGCCGGGTGCAGACGAACTGCGGCGACACTCTCACGGCGCCAGATCCGAATGGATGGTTGAAGGTCATAGATGCTGCAGGCGTCGTTGGGCCGAACCTAGAGGACAGCCAGAAGTATTGCTACCTCCGGCCAAAGGGCTTAGTAGCAGTTCATCGCAAGCGGCATCACAAGGTGCTCGAGCCGACCCGAGTTTGAGAACTGTCGGAGGTCAACACAGGTAGCGTACCTCCGCATTCGGCGGCGTCCGGCTATTCACCGAAGGTCTTTTTGCGGCGACAGGCTTCCGGGCAACCATCGGCATCCAGCACGTTGACAGGCAGCAAGGCGTCATGAACAGTGAAACGATCCGACCGCGGACTCACTCGCGGCTGTCCTGTGCACGATCAGCCGCACCGACAGCGCGCTGAGCTGCGTGCAACGCGGCATCAACGCGCAGCAACGCCGCGTGCTGCTGCGCGCGCGCACCTGAGTCATCTTCGGACATCGCCAGGTCGTTGTGCGCGGCGCGCAGGAGGTCGATGGCAGCCCGCAGGCGCCCGCCGTAGGCCATTGGCGCGTCTGGTGGCGGCTGGAAGCCAAGATCCTTGCCGTCGCGATACGCCGCATCAGCTACCGATCGGATCGCGATGGCAACCTCATCAGACGAAACTTGCTCATCTTCGCGCACCTCGCCGTCCTCCGGTCTGCGGTGGTCGATTTGCCACTGCGCAGCGCGCAAGTCAGACAGCGCATGAATGTAATGAGGATGGCGGCCCGCTTCGTCGGCCATTGCGGGCGTCGAGGCAAGAAGTGGCAGCGCGAGTGTCGCGCCGAGAACAATATTCTTCATGGTGTGTGCTTTCAGTGTCCACGGGCTTGACCGCCCGCTATCGCTCAACGTTGCTTCGACATATTTCGACGACTCGGGTGCCTTACGTGAGGCTGAGGAGCGAGCGGCAGCCTGTTGGAAGGCTGGTGAACCAACTCGTCTTTCGACAGGAAGGCCCTGATATGCGCCGCCTCGACAGAAGCTTTTGAGTGACGCGGCGAAAGCTGGCGAAGGAGAATCCACTGTCGCGGCCGATCTCATGTTGCTGTCCTTTCCCTCACGAACGACGAGATGTTGGTCTAGTAGTGCAAGTGCGCCGCCTCTCCTTCACCGAAGGTCGTGGGATGGTTTGATACTCGTTCGTGCGCACCAAGTTGTATATCGCGCGCACAACTCCAGCGTCGCATTGCGATGCGTCGGGATGTCGGGCAAAAAGAGCTACGGCTTTAGACTGCCGTGCTCGAGGAAAGTGGGCACAACTGCGATTCGTTGCGTCACTGCAAAACCTCAGCGATCGCGTTCGCCGTGCGCCTTGTCGTTTTCTTCCTGGCGCGCGCGCTCGGCCTTGTGGCGATCGGGCTTCTCATTTGTTTCCTTGACTTCTTTGGGTTCCTTGGGTTCCTTGGGCTTGGCAGCTTGCGGTGGCTGGCGCTGACCCGGCGGTTGGCCGCCAGGTTGTGGACGCGGTTGCCTCGTAGGCTTGGCATCCGGCTGGCCTTGCGGGTTGCCGCCGCGACCATGCGCACGCGGATCCTGCAGATTCGCGGGCTGCGGCTGGCCGGGCTTCTGACCCTGGCCTTGAGCCTGCGGCTGACCGGCCTGCGGTTGCCCGTTGATCTGCGCAGGCTGGCGCGGCGATGCATCGAACTCGGTGCGGCCCTGGCCTTCGGCCGGGCGCGCGCCCGGTTGTGGCCCCTGGGGCGCGGCTTGCTGGCCTTGCGGCTGCTGCAGCGCCGGACGTGCGCCGCCGTTGACCGGCGCAGGACGCACCGGTTGTGCTGTCGGTAACGCTGTCGGCTGCTGACCCGACTGGTACGTGGGAATCGCCTGCGCCAACACGGGGCGCGGCGCGGCGGGGCGACCCGCGGGCGCCATCGCGGCAGCCAGATGCGCGCTCGCGGGAACCGAGTTCTGGAAGGCCTGGCCGTTAGCCGTGGCGCCGACCGGGGCCTCGACTGTCACGTTGGTCACGTTCGTGATGTTGGTGACGTTGGTGGTCGTGTTGTGGCTGTTGATGTCCACGTTGCCGCGCACGCGCATGCCCACGTTGATGACGGCCGGAGCGCTCACCACCACTGCCGGCGGCGTGCCGAGCGGCGCCGGCACGATGATCCCGGCGCGCGAGCCCGGCGGCGGCGGCACGAACACGCCTTGCGGCCCAATGGCTGCAACACCGAAGCGCACGCCCGGCGCCGCGATGGCCAACGTGATGTTGACGCCTACCGGCGGCGGCACGAACCGCACCTGCGGCGCGCACCAGAAGCCCGGCACGAAGACGACGACGTCGCCACGGTGCTCGTAATACGGCTGCACCCAGCCATAGTTAGGCTGCGGCGGTGGCGCCCAGCGGCCGGCGCTCCAGAACCAGCGGCCTTCCCACGCCCAATAGCCGCCCGTCCAGATGGCCTCGCCGTACGGCTGCGGCGGTGGCACCTCGACCAGCATCGGCGGAGGCGCCCACTGCACGGCGATCGGCGCGGGCTGCACCAGCGGCGGGTCCACATACACGCTGACGACGGCCTCGTCCTGCACCGGTGCCGGCTGCTCGATGACCGCCACGGGACGCGGCGGTGGAAAGTAGCGCGGCGCGGGCAGCGGTTGCACGACGCAGGCGGACAGGATGGTCACAGCACCGAGCGCGGCGCCCAGGCTCGTCAGGCGCAGAAACGCCTGGCTTCTTGGATGGATCATGTCGAAAGAGACCTCTGGAATCGCCCCGGCACTGCGGGCTGGAGCGGCAGTTGTCGCGGCACGCATCGGATCACCACGAGAGCGCCTGGATTGGTAGGCAGCGGGCACCCATATTTGCGTTGTGCCTTTGCGAATCTGAACCTGAGTGACTGTTGTCAGAGAGCAGACCGCGCGACCCAGCACAAGCCGTATGCGCCCTGCTCGCCGCCCTACTTCGCAGGCCAAGCCTTGTTGACCCAATCGCTCCACTTCTTCAAACGCACGGGGTCGGCACCGAGCTGGGTGGCTTTCCATACACCGTATTCCTGCGACTCCGCCGTCGTGTATCCGTTCGCCGTGAAATGCACATAGTAGCTACCGTCGGAATCCTTCTCGAGCGGGACGCGCGTCCGGTCGAGACACCATCGGAAATGTGAGTACGGCTCGGATGTACCGAATAGCTCCACATTGGCCGGGTCGCAGCGGCGCCACGCGCTCGGCGCCGTATCGGCGTACAGCAAGTTGTTCATGTGGATGGTGCCATTCAGCACTTTCAAACTCAGTCCTGGCGACAGATCGTCCATGAAGGCGTTATACGATGTCCCTTTCCACTTGCTTCCGGAGGCGAAGACTACATTGACGCCCATCGTGTTGGTGGCATTCACCACCGTGATGAATTCCGCGCGAGAAGACTTGCCAGGATTGGTGAGGAACGGAATCTTTGGATCGTAGAGGGCCGCGTCGGTATTCACGTGCTGGGCAAGCTTGATGTCGCCCTCCAGCATACGGACGTAACTGGCATTTGCGACTGCCTTGGCCATTGTCGTCGCCGTTGCCGTTGCCGATCCGACCTGCTTGGCCAGATAGTTGTCGAAGACGGTCAGGTAAGGCCAATCGATCGGGTTGCCGGGAATGCTGCTTTGCGCGCCGGAATTGAGCGTCATCTGCAACTGATACCACTGACTGGTTTGGTAGTACGAGCCGACGACGTTATCGGCCTCCCAGGCCCTGATGAATTGGCGGGTATCTCGCCCGGCGGAGTCGGTGTCAGCTTGATAGAGCATATGCGGCGCCAGGAAGAACAGGCTCGCTGAATTGAATGGCCAGCCGTGCGCCTCACCGAGACCTTTCCAGGCACCGTTGGTTGGATCCTTGGTACCGAGGAACCATTGCTGGTTGCCCTCAAGCCAGAAGTCCTGAGCCAGCTCCCACTGCTTGACGGCGTTCCAGTGCATCATGCTGGTCGTGGCTCTTTCAATGAAGGCGTTCGTAGTGAACGCGCCGGCCTTTCCGACGGCGACAGTGGCTGAACTGACCAAGCTCTGCAAATGAGCAGCCCCCACTTGCGCTCCGTACTGACCCTTAGGGGCGATGTGCCAACCGCGGCCACCGCCTAGGAAATTGAAGCTACTCCAACCGGCAGCCGAGAAGAGAGACATGATCTCCGTGCGCTGGCTCGGGGTCAGATGGCTCCAATCGGCGATGTCCCCGTTCGGATTGGCGTTCGCTTTGAGCCAAGCGATCAGCGCGAGATATTTGCCGTAGGGATCCTGCTTGCCGCCAACAAAAGCCGCGCCGGCCTGGAACGAGCCTGTATTGCTGGCGCCGACCGGCCAGATATCGAACGGATGGTCCGCGGGCAGCCAGGCATTCCAATCCGGGAACTGCAGCGGAATCGCCGTCTCGCGCACGTTCAAGGTTGTGGTCGGATCCATCACCTTGTCGATATCGGCTTGTGTCACGGTGTCGACTGGTTTGCCGAACAATGCCTGCATGGCCTGCTGGGAAGTGGTGAGCACGGCGTCCAGGCCGGCCCCGGCGGACCATCGGGTGGCACAGCTGGCGGTGCTGCAGTCCAGGCCCGGTCCCGGTTGGTACGGCGGGTTCCAGGGCGCCGCCTTGGCGACGTAGGGCACGTCCGTCAGCGACGAACGCAGGTAGGCGACGATTTGTTTGCCTTGCGTCTCGCTCAGCCCGTGAAACCGACTGCGCTGCACGATGGCATTGTTCGAATAGTTGAAGTACTGCAGGTCGCGTCCGCTCGCTGCGTGACAGGAGGCGCAGGCGGCGTTGAGCTTGCGCGGCACGATGGACGACTTGCTCAAGATGCCGCCGCTTTGCCAGAGCACCTTGCCCGCGGCGATATCTTCCGCCGAGAGCACGGCCACGTCGCGTTCGCTGGTCGGATCGAACTGCTTCGTGGTCGTGCTGCCGACATCTGTTGCGGCACTGTCCTGCAGCTGCAGCTTCAGGATGCGGAAACCGTTCGATTGGCCGTCTGTTCCGTTGAAGCGAAACTCGATCCGGTTGTAGCTCGGCAGGGCAACCAGACGTGCGCGCGTG
>OULV01000019.1_pt1 | contig 18406 bp, 16 predicted proteins | sample 1690851 | NCBI WGS metagenome assembly OULV01 (sample SAMEA3914813, study PRJEB12502) | metagenome | biome: forest; material: soil | place: Canada | collected 2011-07-07 | depth 0.3 m | reverse complement strand
GTTCTGGCGCTCCAGCAACAAGCTGAGCGACACGCAGGTGGAACCTGGTGACACGCTGTTCGTGCCGGAGCAGTTGAACAAATCGACGTTCATCCAGGACGCGAAGGATTGGACGCAGATCCTGTATCAGTTCGGTCTCGGCGTTGCCGGCATCAAGTCGCTGGGCCTCTGACATGACTCAGCAAACGATCTCCGCAGGCCGCGGCGAACCGGATGGCAAGCTCGACGACGACAATCTGGACCTACGAGTGCTCTTCGCCCCGCTCGCTATCTATTGGCGGCGCCTTCTTTTCATCGCGGTGGTGTGCGGCGCCATCGGCGCCGGTGCAAGCTACCTCATCACGCCCACCTTCACGTCGACGGCGACTTTCTTGCCTCCTCAGCAGCAGCAAAGTGCCGCGGCGTCGGCATTGTCCTCCCTGGGCGCGCTAGCCGGTATCGCCGGCTCGGGCGCGGTCAAGAGTCCAGCGGACGAATACGTCTCGCTTATGCAGAGTGTGACGGTCAGCGACCGCATCATCGATCACTTCAAGCTCATGCAGGTCTACGACAAAAAGTACCGACGGGACGCGCGCGGTGCCCTCGCCGAGAACGTGCAGATCACCATCGGCAAGAAGGACGGCATGATCAGCGTGAAGGTCGAAGATCATGATCCGACGCGCGCGGCAGCGATGGCGAATCGATATGTCGACGAGTTGCGCCAGATGACGGCGACCCTGGCTGTTTCCGAGGCCCAGCAGCGTCGGATGTTCTTCGAACGGCAGATGAACGAGACTAGGACGCGGCTCACGACGGCGCAACTCGCGCTGCAGGACAGCGGCTTCAACGGTGCCGCGTTGAAAGCCGAGCCGAAGACCGCAGCGGACGAATATGCACGCCTGCGCGCCGAGACAACTGCCGCGGACATCAAGTTGCAGACGCTCAGGAATTCACTGACGGAATCAGCTCCCGAAGTCCAGCAACAGACCTCCACGTTACAGGCATTGCGCACCAAGCTGGCGCAACTTGAACAATCCTCCAGTGCGGTTCCTAATTCGCCCGATTACGTCAGCAAGTATCGCGAGTTCAAATACCAAGAAACGCTGTTCGACTTGATGTCACGGCAGTATGAACTCGCGCGGGTCGACGAGAGTCGCGAGGGCGCGCTGATCCAGGTCGTCGATCCGGCACAGCCCGCCGAGTTGAAGAGCAGTCCCAAGCGCTCCATGATCGCCCTGGGTTTTGCTCTGGCCGGAGCAATGCTGATGGCGCTCTGGCTCATTGCACGTCGGGGCGGCCCGGGTGCTGACGGAGAAGCCAGGTCTTCTTGACGGCGTCCCGCGTCGGCGTCGGCCGGCGCCGTATGGCTGCTGCTACTGCGCATCCGCTACAATCAGCGTTCACGCCATGAACGCACCGCCTGAGTTTCTCGACAATCCAAGGTCCGCGGACGATTCGTATGTAGCCCAGCTCGCGGCTCTGCGCGTCCTTGCCGCAAAGCCAGAGATGTCCCAACGCGAACTTTCAAGAGCCCTCGGCTTGAGCCTGGGCAAGACGCACTACGTGCTTCACGCCTTGCTCGATCGAGGCCTCGTCAAGGCGCGCAACTTCACGCGCAGCGACAACAAACTGGGCTATTCCTATTTTCTGACACCGGTCGGCATCGCCGAGAAGCTGCACATGACGCGCAATTTCCTTCGGCGCAAAGAAGACGAGTTCGTGCAACTGCAGGCCATGATTGCTGCGTTGCGCGCCGAAGTCGAAGAAGCGCAATGAGTGCGTGCCTTGCGAACGCGCGCCGCATCGACTCCCGGACCCCGGGTGCAGCGGCCCCGCCGGATTTCGTTCGGATCCCGAGCTGACATTCGCCCTGGCAGTCCTACTGTGGTTCAAATCTCTCTATCCAACGGCAAAGCTTTTGCGGCAGACACCGGCGAGACACTCCTCGCCGCAGGCCTGCGTGCGGATGTCGCGCTAGCTTACAGTTGCCGCAGCGGGCGTTGCAGCACGTGTCGCTGTCGTGTGACTGGGGGAACCACCGTTGCGCTGCATGACGAGACGGGGCTCACCACGGCGGAACGAGAGTCCGGGTGGATTCTCAGCTGCGTTCGCAGCGCGACGTCCGACGTGAGCCTGCAGGTCGAGGATCTCGGCGATGTGCACCTTCCCGCCGCGCGCACACTCGCATGTCGGATTCAGTCCCTTGAACGGGTGGGCCGGGATGTGATGCGCATCGTGCTACGACTCCCGCCCACGTCGACATTCCCGTATCTGGCAGGCCAGTACGTCGACGTCATCGGCACAGGCGGCAAACGCCGAAGCTATTCCATCGCTAACACAGCCACTAGCGATAAGCGTATCGAACTTCATGTTCGTCAGGTGGACGGCGGCGAAATGAGCCAATTCTGGTTCAACGAGGCGAAGTTGAATGCCCTGCTACGCCTGCATGGCCCGCTTGGCACGTTCTTTCTGCGTGATGTCGCGGACCTGGATCTCGTCTTTCTGGCGACGGGCACGGGCATCGCGCCCGTCAAGGCGATTCTCGAGAGCCTGGAATCGCTAACGCCCGGAACGACGCCGCGCACGACGACCGTCTACTGGGGTGGACGCACGCCCGCCGACCTGTACTGGGCGCCCGAGGAGAATCTCATCCGCCGCGTGCGCTTCGTGCCCGTGTTGTCACGAGCGGGGACGGACTGGGCCGGGGCGCGAGGCCATGTGCAGGACGTGTTTGCCGCCAGCGCTCCCGATCTGACGCGCACAGCCGTCTACGCCTGCGGTTCCGACAACATGATTCACGCCGCGCATGCGCTGCTGGTCGCCGCCGGCTTGCCCGAACGCCGATTCAGCTCTGACGCGTTCGTGTGCTCCGCAGCAGTTTGAGACCCGAAAGGAATTCCAAATGAAAGCCGTGATCCTGGCCGGTGGGCTTGGCACCCGTTTGAGCGAAGAGACCGCGACCCGTCCGAAGCCGATGGTGGAGATAGGCGGCAAGCCCATCCTGTGGCACATCCTGAAGATGTACTCTTATCACGGCATCAACGACTTCGTGATCTGCTGCGGCTACAAGGGCTACGTCATCAAGGAGTACTTCGCCAACTACTTTCTTCACACGTCGGACGTCACCTTTGACATGGAGCACAACAAGATGGAAGTGCATCACAAGCGCGCCGAGCCGTGGAAGGTTACGCTGGTCGACACCGGCGACGAGTCGATGACCGGCGGACGCCTGCGACGCGTGGCGCGCTTCGTCGAGAACGAAGAGGCGTTCTGCTTCACGTACGGCGACGGTGTCAGCGACATCGACATCACCGAGTCGATCGCATTCCATCGTGCGCATGGCAAGTCCGCGACGCTGACGGCCGTGCTGCCCCCCGGCAGATTCGGTGCGCTGGACATTCACGAGAGCCGCGTCCGCAGCTTCCGTGAGAAGCCAAAGGGAGATGGCGCAGTGATCAACGGCGGCTTCTTCGTGCTGTCGCCGAAGGTCCTGGCGGAGGTTCACGCAGACTCGTCCATCTGGGAACAGGAACCTTTGATGAACCTCGCCGAAAAGGGCGAGCTGATGGCCTACCAGCATCCCGGCTTCTGGCAGCCCATGGACACATTGCGCGACAAGCAGCATCTCGAGGAGTTGTGGCAGTCGGGCAAGGCCCCCTGGAAGAAGTGGGACTGAGCACATGAGCGTCAACCCGCATTTCTGGCGCGGCAAGCGCGTCTTCCTCACCGGCCACACCGGCTTCAAGGGTGGTTGGCTGAGCCTGTGGCTGCAGCAGATGGGGGCCGAATTGCAGGGTTTCGCTCTGGGCCCTACTGGCACGCACAGCCTGTTCAACGAGGCTCGCGTCGCCGACGGCATGGCAAGCACCCTCGGGGATATCCGCGATCTGCAAGCGCTCAAAACAGCTCTTGCGGCCTTCCGCCCCGACATCGTCATCCACATGGCGGCGCAACCGCTCGTGAGGCTGTCGTACGAGGAACCGGTCGAGACCTACGCCACCAACGTGATGGGCACGGTACATCTGCTCGAAGCGGTGCGCCAGACGCCGGGCGTACGCGCGGTCGTCAACATCACCACCGACAAGTGCTACGAGAACAAGGAATGGGCCTGGGGATATCGCGAGGACGAGCCCATGGGCGGCCACGACCCCTACAGCAACAGCAAGGGCTGCGCTGAGCTGGTGTCGAGTGCCTACCGCCGCTCGTTCTTCCAGCAAGACGGCCCGGCCCTGGCAACCGCGCGCGCGGGCAATGTAATCGGTGGCGGCGACTGGGCCACGGATCGCCTCGTGCCTGACATCCTGCGCGCTTTCGAGCGCGGCGAGCCGGTCGTCATCCGTAACCCGAACTCCACACGGCCCTGGCAGCACGTTCTGGAGCCGTTGTCGGGCTATCTCGTGCTGGCGCAACGACTGTGGGAAGACGGGGCAGCCTTCGCCGAGAGCTGGAATCTGGGGCCGCGCGACGAAGATGCTCGTCCAGTGCAATGGATCGTCGAACAGTTGGTCGAACGCTGGGGCCAGGGGGCGCGTTGGCAACTCGACGGCGGTAAGCACCCGCACGAGGCGCACTTCCTAAAGTTGGACATTTCCAAGGCTCGAGCACGGCTCGGTTGGGCGCCTCGCTGGCGCCTTGCCGACGCGTTGCAGCATATCGTCACCTGGCATCAGTCATGGCTCGGCGGCCAGGACATCCGTGCCCTCTGCCTTGCCCAGATCGATCAGTACACCCAAGACTAGACCTCCGACAAATCATGACTGAAGCCCCTCTGAATTTCGTCAAGAAGACGCCTGATCAACTGCGCGCGGAGATCGCGGCGCTGGTCCGGCAGTTCTCGGACATCGTGCATGCGCCACGGCCGTTCGTGCCTGGTGTGAGCGCAGTCCCGGTCTCCGGCAAAGTGATCGGCGCAATGGAACTGCAGTTGATGGTTGAGGCGAGTCTCGACGGCTGGCTCACCACCGGTCGCTTCAACACGATGTTCGAGGAACGCCTTGCGAAGTTCCTGGGCGTCAAACATCTGATCACAGTCAACTCCGGCTCCTCGGCCAACCTGGTCGCGTTCTCGACGCTGACCTCGTCGCGCCTGGGCGACCGCGCAATCAAGCCCGGTGACGAAGTCATCGGCGTGGCCGCGGGCTTTCCCACCACCGTCAATCCGATCCTGCAGTTCGGCGCCGTACCGGTGTTCGTCGACGTCGATCTCGCCACCCACAACATCGACGCCTCCAAGATCGAGGCCGCGATCTCGCCCAAGACCAAGGCCATCATGCTGGCGCACAGCCTGGGAAACCCGTTCAATCTCGACGTCGTCACTGCCATCTGCAAGAAGCACGGACTGTGGCTGGTGGAAGACTGTTGCGATGCGCTCGGCGCCAGGTACAACGGCCAACTCGTCGGAACGTTCGGCGACATCGGCACATTGAGCTTCTACCCCGCGCACCACATCACCATGGGCGAAGGCGGTGCCGTGTTCACGAACAACGCGGAGCTCAAGCTGATCGCCGAGTCCTTCCGCGACTGGGGCCGCGACTGCTACTGCCCACCCGGCAAGGACAACACCTGCAACAAGCGCTTCTGCTGGAAGCTCGGCGACCTGCCGGAAGGCTACGACCACAAGTACACCTACAGCCACCTCGGCTACAACCTGAAGATCAGCGACATGCAGGCCGCCTGCGCGCTCGCACAGATGGATCGCGTCGAGGATTTCATCGCTGCCCGCAAGGCCAACTTCAAGTACCTGAAAGAGCGCCTGGCCAACTGCGCACAGTTCCTGCACCTGCCGGAGGCCACGCCCAACTCCGAGCCCTCGTGGTTCGGCTTCCCGCTCGTACTCAAGGATGACGCCGGCGTCAAGCGTGCCGACCTGATCAACTTCCTCGACCAGAACAAGATCGCGACGCGCCTGCTATTCGCGGGCAACCTGACGCGTCAGCCTTATATGATCGGTCGCAACTTCCGTATCAGCGGCGAACTTACGAACACCGACACCGTAATGAACCAGACTTTCTGGCTGGGTGTCTGGCCGGGGCTGACGACGCAGCAGCTCGACTACGTCGTCGACAAGCTCGAAGAATTCTTCGGTCTGAACTTCTGAGCGGCCCTGCCTGCCATGAACGACAGTCCCGTCGCCATCACAGGTGCCACCGGATTCATCGGCAAGCACATGGTCGCCGCGCTGCTGGCTGCCGGCAAGACCGTGCTCGCCCTGCACCGGCGCGCGTCCGCCGACGACCTGCCGCGCCACGAACGACTCTTGTGGGCATCGATTCAGGAGGCGGAGGCCGCCTTCGTCGGCCACCGCCCCGGTGCAGTCATTCATCTGGCCACCTGCTACGGTGCGGTCGCCTCGCTGTCTGAAATGCTGGCATCCAACGTGGCGCTGCCGTTACGCGCGCTGGAGCTGGCCACGGCCAATGGCGCTTCGCTGTTCATCACCACAGACACGTTTTTCGCCAAGCCGGCATTCAACTACCCGCGCATGCGAAGTTATACCCAGTCGAAGAGCGAGTTCGTGCGCTGGGCGGTGCTTGCAACGCAGTCCGCCGGCTGCCCGAAAGTGGTCAACGCGAGGCTCGAACACGTCTACGGCCCCGGTGACGGCGACCAGAAATTCGTCCCCCAGTTGCTCAAGACGTTGATGGCCGGCCAGCAGGTCGCGCTGACTCCCGGGGATCAGTTGCGCGACTTCGTGCACGTCGATGACGTTGTCGCCGCCTATCTGACGGTACTGGAGATGCAAGCGCAGTTGCCCCGCGGCCTGACGGAGATCGAGGTCGGCACCGGCGAGACGCACTCTGTGCGCGACTTCGTCGAGCAGGCAAAGGCGTCGGCCGGATCTACATCTCCCCTGAATTTCGGCGCCCTTCCGTATCGCGACAGGGAAATCATGCAGTCGGTCGCGAATACGTCCGCATTGCGCGCACTCGGATGGCAGCATCGCCACGACATTGCCAGCGGCATCCGTGCGACGCTAGACGTGATGCGGTCGAATGCCGCAGCAGTTCAGTTCGAGCAGGCCGGCGCCTCCCAGCCATGAAAGTGCTTCTCGTCTGCGAATCCTTCAGTGCCAAGCTGTCGGGTGGAAAGGTGGTTCGCTATCTGCACAAGATCCTTTCGCGCCATGGACACAACGTCAAGATCGCCATCACCAGTCCGTTCAACGAGAAGGACACCTGGATCGACGGCGGTGAGCGTTTCGTCAAGGCGATTCCGACTCGCAATCGCTACTACTGGCGGCTGTATTCACTCGTCGACTCAGCCGACGTCCCGCCAGAATTCACTCAATTGATCGACGAGTTCGCGCCCGACGTCGTGCATTTCGCGTCGTTCGACCATGCCAAGTCGCCCAACCTCTATCGCTATTGCAAGTCCCGCAACATCCGTACGGTGCTGCAGCCCTGGACGATGCATTTCTATTGCGCGCAGGGCTTCGGTTTCCGGGCCGGCCATCAATGCACGACCTGCATTGATGATGGTTTCCATTCGGCCATCCGGCAAGGCTGCGCGCCACTACGCGGCGCCGTGAGTCAATTCGAGCGGGCCGCGCTGCGGGACACCGCGCTGGAGGTCGCCGACCTCCTGCTCTCAAGCAACGGCGATCTCGACGGCGTTCTGCGAGCCTACGGCATCGCGCCGGAGAGGATCATGCGCTTCCCGGTGCCGTTCGATGTAACCCAGATCGACGAGACGCCGATCACCAAGGGCGACTACTACGCCTACTACGGGCAAGCAGCCACGCACAAAGGGATCGACTTCATCATCGAGCTGTTCTCCGAACTCAGGGACAAGAAGCTCAAGATCTATCCGATGGCTGCCTTTTCCACCGGCAAACCACTTGCGCCCAACATCGAGATCGTGCCCGGACTGGGCTGGGACAGCGGCTTGCGCGAAGCCGTCGCCAACTCCAGGGCCGTGCTGATTCCGAGTCTGTGGATGACGTCCACCGAATACTCACTGTGCGAAGCCATGGTCATGAAGAAGCCTGTTGTTGCATTCAACGTGGGCGTCCACAAGAACATCCTCTCAGACCGTGAATCCGCGATGGTTGTCGATGCGCAGAACAAGACGCAATTCGTGGCCGCGCTGGATGCGCTTGAACAGGATCCGGCGCTCTACGATCGGCTGGCGCATTCGGGCGCCGCTCGCATCGCCGAGATCAACGACCCCAACAAGCTACACGCGCAATTGATGGACGCGTACCAGCCACAGCAGCGACAGTCGTGAGCAGTTTCAGCAAAAACTCTGTCCTGAACCTGATATTCAACTACTCGAATATCGTCTTCAACCTGATCACGGGCATATTGCTCGTGCCACTGTATCTGCGCCAGATTCCGCTCGACATGTACGGTTCCTACCTGGTCGCTTCCGGAATCGCCGGACTGATCGGGCTGCTGGAATTCGGCCTGAGCATGGTCATCACACAGCGACTCGCGAAGAGCTTCGCCAAGTCGGACTGGACATCGTTTCGTCAGACGACGCACTCCGGCATCGTGGCTGCGTCCCTCCTGTTTACGCTCACTTGCGCCGTCACGCTCGCGACCTCAACTCAGATGGGGTGGCTTACGAAGGTACGAGCCGACCATCAGGCGGATCTGCAGATCGCCTTCATCCTGCTGGGCGTCGCCGCCGGTGCAAGCATCTTCCTGAACCTGTTCGGCTCCATTTTCCAGGCACTCCTGAAGGCCGGCGCGCTGGGTGCCGTCAATCTGGTTTCGGCGACAGTGGGCGTGGCGGCCGTACTGGTAGCGTTCACCTGGCATCCCAGCCTCGTGGCGATCGCCTGCGGTCCGCTCGTGCGTGCCGTCTGCGCCACACTTCTTCTATTGACGAGCGCCATGCGTTCGTTGAGCGAGGCTTCGTTGTTGCCCCAGATGGCACCGTTCGCCGCCACCTTGCGGCTGCTTCGATCGTGCGGGCCGATCTTCATCGGCAGCGTCTCGAAATCCCTTGCGGAGAATGCGCAGAACCTGCTGCTTGCCAGCGCGGTCTCGCCGACGGCGATCGCCATCCTGGCGCTCACTCAGAAGGCGCTTCAGGTCTGCAACATGATTCTTGCGCCGATCGGTTCGTCGATCTATTCGAATCTGACGCAGATCAAGGAGAAGGCCACGCCGGTATATTTCTCATCGCTCCTGGGCATCGCCATCGGAAGTCATTTCCTGCTGTCGGTCCTGCTGGTGGCGACAGCCACGACATTCAACGCGGAGTTCGTGTCACTGTGGGTCGGACGAGAGAAATTCGGCGGCGCACTGTTATCGCTCATGTTGAGCCTGGGGACACTGATCACCATCCGTTTCTCGTTCTTCGGCTTCCTGATCTATTCCACCGGCGAGTTCAGGAAGCCACTGGTGCTCGAAACCAGCTATTCCCTGACCAAGATCGTCATCCTGTTCGCCATCGTCGGCAAACTCGGCCTGTATGCGGTACCCATTGCCGACATCATCGCAGGCTTCATCTTTCTGTTCTTCCTCAGCACGCGATTGATGGCGCCTCACGTGGCGCAATCGCGCTTCGGTACCGGTCTCTACTACCGAGGATGGGCGGAGTTCGCTGCAATCGCGACTTTCGGGTACTTCCTCGCCTCGGCCGTCCAGCCTGACCGGAACTGGTTTGGGCTCGGCGCATGGATCGTGCTTTTCATGCTGGTCATGACGGCCTGCATGCTGGCGTTCAACGCAGCGTTCGTGCGGGATGCCGTTGCCTTCCGCCGAAAAAGGGCGGTCGAGTTCGGCTAGTCCGACGCCTCGACTTTCCTCCGACTCCACTCACCCATGGATATTCACGTTCTCTGCTATGGACTGGGAAATCAGCTCTCCCAGTATGCCTTCTACCTCAACCGGCAAGGCATGAAGCAACGCGCCCATGCCTTCTATGCGTTCAAGCAGCACAACGGCTACGAGTTGCATCGCATCTTTGGGCTGAAGCAGGGGCTACCCTGGTACCTGCAATTCATCCGGATCGCCTTTCGTCTCGGCATTTCGCGCCGCTTCTATTCCGAACGCACGGCCAACTTCGTCCTCTCGCTGTTGCGCATCAAGATCGTCGTCGAGCCAGGAACCTACGGTTTCGATCCCGATCTGATGAAACCCTGGTCCGGCATCCGCATCCTGTGGGGCGGTTGGCATGACCCGCGCTACTACCATCCCTCCGAGCATCTCGTGCGAGAAGCCTATGCCTTGCCGGTGCTGGATGGGAAAAATCAGGCCCTCCTTCAGCAGATCGACGGCAACTACAGCGTCTCGGTGCATGTTCGGCGCGGCGACTATCTCAAAGGCAAAAACCAGGAGCTGTTCGGCAACCTCGCGACGCTCGACTACTACCGCAACGCCATCGACTGGACCGAGTCCAACTGCGGCGGCCGCGTGCCGACGTTCTTTGTCTTCTCGGACGATCTCGCCTGGTGCAAGAAGCATCTAGGCCTGAAGAACGCCGTCTTCGTCGACGTCAACAGCGGAAAAGACTCCTGGAAGGACCTTGTGCTGATGGCCCGTTGCAGTGTCAACATCATCGCCAACAGCACATTCAGCTGGTGGGCGGCGTGGCTCAACAGCCGTCCCGACAAAGCAGTGATCTGTCCCACCAAGTTCGTCAACTCGGACACCGCCGGTCAGACGATCTACCCATCGACCTGGCACCACATCGAAGGCTGAGGCTTCAACATGCCCAAGAATAAAATCGTTTTCACGATCGTTGCACGCAACTACTACGGTCTGGCACAGGTTCTGAAGGAGTCGGTGCGGAGGCAGCACGACGACGTCGAATTCTTGGTGTTCATCGCGGACGGCATCCCTGTACAGGAGCGCGGTCGCTTCGGCGAAGACGCGATTGACGCAACGACAGTGATGCATCGCTACGTGCCCGCGCAGAAGTTGCTGGAGATGGCGTTCAAGTACAACCTGACTGAGTTCTGTACCGCCATCAAGCCGTTCTGTTTCCGCTACGTGTTCGACGACACGAGCCACGAAGACGCCATCTATCTGGATCCCGACATCTTCCTGTTCTCCTCCCTGGCGCCTGTATTCGATGCGCTGGCGACGAGTTCGATAGTCCTGACGCCGCACATCGTCTTTCCCTCCCTGAAGGAAGGAAAGCGGCGCGACAGCGGCATCATGGCCACGGGGATCTTCAACCTAGGATTTGTCGGCCTGCGCCGCTCGCCCAGCGCTGCCGTGTTCCTGCAATGGTGGTCGCAGCGCCTCGAGGACCAGTGTTTCGTCGACAGTCACGACGCCCTCTTCACCGATCAGAAATGGGTGGACTTCGTGCCAGCCTTGTTCCCCCAACGGGACGTCCGCGTCTTGCGACACGGCGGAGCCAACTTGGCACCGTGGAATTTCCACGAGCGTCAGGTGCAGACTGGGCCGGATGGCACGCTGCTGGTGGAGCGCCGCCAGGGTGCGGACGCCGACCTGCCGACGAACTCCGACGCCACCCTCGACCCGGTGATGTTCGTGCACTTCTCTGGCTTCGACTACAAGCGGCTTTGCGAAGGCGAAGTCGCGCAGTACAACATCGACGGGCTCGAACTCTACCCGGATCTGCAGCCGCTGATCGACCGCTACATGGCGGCGATTAAGGCACAACGCGCCGTCGTGCTCGAATTCATGGCGATGCCTTACGTCTACGGTGCCTATCGCGACAGCAGCCCGGTCATCTCATTCCATCGGCGGCTGTATCGGTCGGCGCTCGAATCGGGCCTGCCCTGCGGCGATCCATTCACCGTCGGCGACGGGAGCTTCCATGCACGCCTTGCTCGGCATCGACTGCTGCCCGACGATGGCAACGCGACGGGCATGGACAAGTCGAACAAGAACAACATGGCGGGCGTCGGCCGGAAGCTGGCCATGATTAATCGAGGCATGCGCGCGCTCAAACGTATCATTGGCTTCAAGAACTACATTGTTCTTCTTCGCCTGATGCGCCCCTACTCGCGCGCAGAATCCCAGCTGCACCTCATCGATCCAACGCAGAACAAGCTTTGATCGCCCACGCACCGGTCGCGACAACCCTTTCCGATCACCAAGGCAACGAGCCGAACGGCGACAACCCGTCCTGAACCGCCATGAATGCACTGAGTCGCGCCGTCACCTTCATGTTGCTCTTCGTCCTGCTGACGGCGGCGACCATGCGCACGACCGGGCTCGACTATCCGGTCTATGCAGCAGAGTTCCTCGATCCCGTCAACAATCTGTCGAGCCATGAAGTCGGCTATGTGGCGCTCATCACGGCCGTCGGCACGTTCACCGGTTTCTGGCTGGTGCTGCTGGTCAGCAACCTCGTCTTCTTCGTCTGTCACCGGCCGCTGTTGCACCGAACGCGGACGCCAGTGCAGTGCGTGGCATTGATCTTCTACTTGTCCTACGTGGGACTGTTCCTGATCTACGGTTCGCCACGCCGCCTCATCGCCTATTCGATCGTCGCCTACGTCGTACAGAAGATCGTCTTCGATCCGTCCGCGCTCAAGCGACGGCCGCTGCGCCATCTGGCATTCGTCGCGGCGGCCGCGGCCTTCCACGCCTCCGCGTTCGTGTTCCTGCCCGTGGTGATCGCTTACGCGTACGGACGCAGCCTGCTACACAGTCGGCGCAAGCTCGGCACATTGGTGCTGGCCGCGCTGGTCGTTTCCGGCGTGCTGTATGCCAGCGGTGTGGTCGACTACCTTCTCGTCAAGATCGCCTACTACGCGTTCGATGCCGCGAGCGAACAGGAATACCTCGAGGACGTTCCCAGCGTGACCAGCGGCCTGCTCAAACGCGTCGTCGCGCTCGCCTTGCTTTGGTGGGGTACTCGCGGCTCACCGCACCTGCGACGACCGATCTTTGATTTCTGCTTCATGGAGGCGATGCTGTACGGCACGCTCGGCTCGGTCAGCCCTGTGCTAGCCGTCGTGTCGTCCTATTTTTCGCTGGGCTACCTCCTGCCGCTTATCACGATCCGCTCGCCCGGCGAGATGATCTCGCGACGCAATCTCGCCTTCGTCGCCGCGACGGCGATCTACTACTTGCCGACCAGCATTGGCCTCATCCGTCAGTTTGGCAGTTTCTATGTCTCGTGAAGTTTCTTCGGTTCGACTGGTCAGCGGTTCCTGGCCTCCGGAAATCTGCGGTGTCGGCGACTTCATGGCGCATGCCGCGGATGCGGTGGCCGAGCGCGGCGTGCGCGTGGAGCGCGTAAGCCTTGGCCGATGGTCGCTGTCGACGGCGTTCGCGCTGCTGGCAGGCAGCCACCTGCGCCGCCGTGGCCTCGTCTACATGTCATATCCGACCGAAGGCTATGGCAAGTCGCTGTTGCCCTTCCTTCTGGCCCTCGGCGCGCGGAGGAGCGTCGTGCTCCACATTCACGAATACACGTCGAAAAATCGCTACTGTCGCTTCCTTCTGCGCCGCTTCAACCGGATGCGGCGGATTTACTTCAGCAACGCGCCCGACCACGAGCAATTCATCCGCGACTGCGGCTTGGCCGACCAGGCGGGACGCACCGAGGGCTGGCAGGTGCTGCCCACGCCGTCCAACATTCCGGTGACGGCCACGCGCGAGGAACGCCGCGACGGCGGACCGCTGCGCATCGTCCACTTCGGCCAGATTCGCCCCCTCAAGGGGCTCGAGACGTTGGCTGAGGCTTTTCGGCTGCTGGCGTTCACGCCCAGCATCGAGCTGACGCTGGTCGGCGGCGTACCGCGTGGCTACGAGGACTACGCGCGCGGCATCGCGGCGACATTCCGACAGGCCGGCGCACGCGTCCTGCTCGATCTGCCGGTCGACCGGCTCTCTCAGGCTCTGGCCGAGTCCGACATCGGAGTCTTCTGGTTTCCGGACGGCGCAGACGAACGCCGCGGCTCGCTGGCCGCCGCCATGGCGCACGGTATCCTGTGCATCACGACCCACTCGCAGCGCACGCAGGCTGCCCTGCGCGCGGCCACCGTCGGCATCGACCTGGACGCGCGAGCCGACGCCACGTGCGACTCCGAGCGCATCGCCGACGCCGTGCGCGCCGTCATCGGTGAAGGCAGCACGGAGCGCCTGACGGCGATTGCACAGGCAGGACAGCGCCTCGCCCGCAGCGCCAGCTTCGAAGGCATTGCGCGCCGGCTTATGGACGACGAGCCGACGTTGTGACCTCTCTCGTATCGACTGCGCCATCGCCTCGCCCATGATCGTCGCCAACTTCTTCAACATCAAGAACACCAACGGCCTTCTCTTCTATGGGATCGACTATCTGAAGGAGCACCCGTCACTCGTACGCAGAATCCTGGTGCGGCCTGCACTCGTCGAGCCGGTGCGCAAACTCATGCCTGGATTCGATGTCCGACCGCGCTCCTTCGCAGGCCTGCTGCGCGAGGCGATTGCCGCGGCGGCGCGTGGCGACCTGATCTATACGCCGACGCCTCATCCACTGCCGTTTCTCACCCATCAGTGGATCGTCGTGCACGATAGCTATCCCTTCACGGCGCGCCTGGGCACGCTAAAGCGCCTTCTGCTGCGGACCTGCCTGGCCATGTCGCGCTGCCGCGTGGCCCATATCAACGAGTCGGAGACATTGCCGTTTCTGCGTGGACTGGGGGTCCCAAATGCACGCCTGCTCTTCGCGCCCAATCGGATGCCCGACCCACCCGCGTTCGCGCGGCGTGCGACACGAGGCCCCGGCGAACCTTTGCGCGTCGGACTGGTCGGCACCGAGTCGTCCAAGAAGAACTACGCCTGGCTGTTCGATGCAACGCTCGCCACTCAGCACAGTTCGCACTTGCGCTTCCATGCTTACGGCCACCGGGCGCCCTACTATGAGGGCTTGTTGAAGAATTATCCTGATATCGATCTGGAACTGTTCGAAAGCGATAGCCACGGGTTGGAGGATTTCCTTTCGAGTGTGGACGTCGTCGTGTCCATCGCCGACCAGGAGGGCTTCGGCCGGCCCATCGCCGTGGCCATGGCAGCCAGCATCCCCTGCTTTCTCCTCTCCAAGCCCGTTTTCCGCGAGTTCTTTGCCGAAGCGGAATTCTTCGACGACGTCCAGTCACTGGTACAGGCGCTCTTGCGTGCGAAGCGTGCCCCACTGTCCCCGGCACGCCACTACACGCCTCCGGCTCGCGTCGTTACCGCCTACGTTCAGGCTGCCGGTGCGTTGAAAACGCAGTCGTCCTCCAAGGCTTGAGCGCCATTATTCCCGGTTGCACCGACAGGCACCCGTTTTCGAATTGTCAGAGCCCTGAATGAAACCGCTGTTGAGTCTTTCCATCGTCAGCCACGGCCAAGCGCGCCTGATACAGCCGCTCCTGGCCGATCTTGCGCACAGTGGCCTGGCCAATTTCGAGGTCGTCCTGACCATCAATCTCGCGGAAGACGAGTCCGGCTATTCCGGCCACCCATTCCCCGTGCAGATCATCCGCAATGCGAAGCCGAAGGGCTTCGGCGCAAATCACAATGCCGCGTTTGCACGGAGTTCAGGCCACTGGTTCATCATCGTGAATCCCGACATTCGCCTCGCAAAGCTTGACCCAGCGGTCCTGCTACAGCCGTTCGACGAGCCGCGCGTTGGTGCCGTGGCACCTGTGATCCTGTCGGCTCGAAACACCGTCGAGGACAGCGTTCGCCGCTTCCCGACATTTGCGCGGCTTGCGCGCCGGGTCATCCTGCGCCAGCGCCAACCCGACTACACGTGGCAGAACGCGCCGATCGACGTCGACTGGACAGCCGGCATGTTCGTGGTCTTCAGACCGCAGGCGTTTGCACAATTGAATGGCTTCGATGACCGGCGTTTCTTCATGTATTTCGAAGATGTGGACATCTGCGCACGACTCCGGCGCGAGGGCTGGTCGATCAAGCTGCAACCGAAGGTGTCTGTCGTTCACGACGCTCAACGAGAGAGCCACCGAAGCCTGAAGCACATGCGCTGGCACTTGACCAGCGCCGTCAGGTATTTGACGGGATTTTGAGTGGTCAGTTCAGCGAGGCTCTGTTTCGTCCTTGCTCTTGTCGTAGAAGTGCTTCGTTTCGATGGCGCCCTTGGGGAAGAGCGCGCGAACAGCCATGCGCAGATTGGCGTCGGCTTGCAACACTAGATCGCGTACCGGTTGCTCGGGTCGGCCGCGAAACGACGTCACGTGGAAATACTCCTGCGACTCGGCCGGCTGCTCGGAGAAGTAATAGTTGGACACGCAGCAACGCATCGCGTCGGCCTTCACCGGCGAGACGGAATGCCACGACGTCTTGTTCGTGATCATGATCGCGAGTCGGTTGAAGCGGCTCTCGATCGTCATCTGTTGTCCGCCCAAGCCCCGCGGCCACAGTTCCAGGTTGCCACCGTTCTCCAGCTTCCATTCCGGCGATACGTAGTACAGCAGGTTCAGCACGCGATAGAACTCGCGGTTCTTGTCGTGCGAGTTGTCAATGTGCGGATTGAGAAAATGTCCCTTGGACATCATGGAGATGCCGCCCGCGTACAACTGCTCGTCGGGGCGCAACTTCTGCAATCCGGTAATGCGTCCGACCAGATCGACCACGCGTGGATCCTGGAACGCATATAGCGATTCTTCTAGGATCGGGTCGTAGGCGTCCATCTGAGCCGCGACGTACTTCAACTCGCGCAGGCTTTTGCGAATGCGCATCGAATTGCCGGGCGGATACGCTGAGCGAATCCGGTGAGCCAGATCCTCGGGTAGCACGCCATCGATGAAGCAGTGAGACACGGGCCCCGAGTCCCGCCACCGCTGCGTCAGCTCCTCGAGCGCGCCTTGCAGGCGAGCCGCGACATGGTCTGCGATCTTGGTTCGATCGACGTCCTTCATACTGAATCCCTTTCCTCATCTTCGGGCGCCGGGCGGCATCAGGCCTGCGTCGTAGCGCCAATATATTCCGGCACGACGCCAGTGATCTGCGCGCGCACCTGCGCATCCGGGGCAGCGCCTGCGCCCTCGGCCCAGGCGACCAGATCCTGGATTGCGCCGCCGGACGACTGCAGTCGCGCGATGCGCAGGCGCGGAATCGCCGTCGGCAGCGTCGAATCCGCATCCGCCAACAACTCCTCATAGAGCTTCTCGCCCGGCCGCAGCCCGCTGAAGACGATCTGGATTTCGTCAGGGCTGCGTCCGCTCAACCGGATCATATCGCGCGCCAAGTCGACAATTTTCACCGGCTCGCCCATGTCGAGCACCAGCACCTGCCCGCTCTCGCCGATCGCCGCCGCCTGAAGCACGAGTCGGGCGGCTTCCGGGATGGTCATGAAATATCGAATGATGTCCGGATGTGTGACGGTGATCGGCCCTCCGCGCTCGATCTGCTCCTTGAATTTCGGGATTACGCTGCCTGAGGAACCCAACACGTTGCCGAAGCGCACCGCCATGAAGCGCGTGGCGGGGTGCGTGGCGGCGAGAGACGAGACCACCATTTCCGCGGCGCGTTTGGTGGCGCCCATCACGTTGGTCGGATTCACGGCCTTGTCGGTGCTGATCAGCACGAAGCGCTCGGCGCCCGCCATGGCCGACGCCAGTGCCGCGTTGTGCGTGCCCAGCGTGTTGTTGCGCAGCGCCGCCCACGCGTTGTGCACCTCCATCAGCGGAACGTGCTTATAGGCAGCCGCGTGGAAGACGATCTGGGGCTTCCAGGCGTCGAAGACGCGGCGCATCTGCGCTAGATCCTTGACGTCGCCAATGAGTCGCACCAGTTCGAGGCCCGGGAAGCCGTGGCTCAGTTCCTGCTCGATCGTGTAGAGGTTGAATTCCGAGAGTTCAAGCAGCACCAGCCGCGACGGCTTGTAGCGCGCCACCTGCCTGCACAGCTCCGAGCCGATGCTGCCGCCGCCGCCGGTGATCAGCACCGTCTTGCCGTGCAACACGAGGTCGATGCCCTGCTCGTCAAGCTTGACCGGTTCGCGCCCGAGCAGGTCCTCGGGCTCGATGTCGCGCAGGCGCTGGACGTCGCCGCTGCCTTCGCGCAACTCGTCGGCCGAAGGCACGGTCAGCACCGGCAGGCCTGCTGCGCTGGCAAGCTCGAACGCACGCCGTCGCTGGCGCGCCGAGGCACCCGGCAGCGCGATGATCAGGTGCGTGGCCGCGCCGAGCACCGCGCGATCCTTCACCGCCTCGAGCGGCCCGAGCACTGGCACGCCGCCGATGCGTGCGCCCTGCTTGACGGGATCGTCGTCAAGCAGCCCCATCACGATCCAGCCCTGCTGATGGATGCCAGCCATCAAGCGTTTCGCGGCCTGGCCCGCGCCCAGGATCAGTGCCCGCCGCACCTCCTTGTCGCCACCCGTGATCTGCGCCCGCGAGTGTTCGTAGAGCATGCGGTAGCCCACACGCACCATGCACACGCTCATCAGCGTGACGAGCGGGTGCAACGCCAGCACCGACCGCGGCACGCCGTACAACTGGGCACCCATCACCACCGAAGCACAGGCCACGCCCGCGCCCAGGCAGGCCCACGTGAGGCGC